>ERZ501066.27-NODE-27-length-42625-cov-11.565633_pt1 | contig 42625 bp, 73 predicted proteins | sample MGYA00510849_ERZ501066 | MGnify/ENA primary metagenome ERZ501066 (study PRJEB25958, sample SAMN03398591) | human skin metagenome | study: EMG produced TPA metagenomics assembly of the Human Skin Microbiome Metagenome (human skin metagenome) data set. | reverse complement strand
GAGGCGTCCGATGTTTTTCGGACTCAAACATTCCAGTTACCCGTCCCAAGAGATAAAGCAAGACGGCCCCGGCAGCGCGCCAACGCTGTGATCCGGGGCCTGACCACCGCAAAGGGGTGGCTATGGCAGACGTTACATGCCCGATCTGCGGCAGCGATGACATCCCGAAGCGCGCCACTGGACCTCGGGCCACGTATTGCTCGAAGCGTTGCAGGAACCGCGCCTCGTACCTCGCGCAACGCGCGTCCGGGAAGAGGGGAAGTCGGCGCGACAAGTCACCAAAGACTTGCCCCCACTGCTCCGCGAGCTTCATCCCCGAAAAGTCGGCCCGGCAGATCTACTGCTCCAAGCGTTGCAGCGGCGCCGTCCACCGGAACAGCCGAACCAGTGAGTGTTCAGAAGTGGACTGCTCGAAGCCGGTGCGCGCGCGCAGCCTTTGCGCGAACCACTACAAGCAGGCGCGCCGCCGGGCCGGCGAAACGTCATGGCGCGATGATCTCGGTGACCCTGAGGCGCGTCGCCGACGACTCCGGGCCAAGACTCAACGGCGCCGCGCTCTGCTCAGTGATCCGGATGCCGAAATGATCGACCGGGACGCCGTCGGAGACCGCGACGCGTGGCGATGCGGACTTTGTGACAGGCGCGTTCACCGCGAGCTCGCCTGGCCGAACCCGATGAGCGCCTCGCTGGATCACATCGTCCCACTTTCGCGTGGCGGCAAGCACGTTCTCGCGAACGTTCAGATTTCTCACCTCTCCTGCAATGTCGCGAAGGGCAATCGAGGCGGAGGCGAGCAGTTGTTCCTAGTCGGCTAGCGCGATGCTCGCCGACCCCCCGAGTGGCGCGATGCCAGTTGAGGAAGTGCCAGATGACCAGTGGTGGAAAGCGGAACCGAAACCAGTTGCCCGACCCGGATTCAGAGCGGAGCATCGCGCGCGGGTACGCACTCACCGCACTTCCCAGCCAGCACGACGGCCCGATCCCCGACTTCCCGCTGCCCGACGCGACCGACCGCGAGCTCACGGTCTGGAACCAGGCGTGGCGGACCCCGCAGGCGTGCGCATGGTCCATGCCCTCGGAGCAATGGCGCATCCCCACTGTGGCGCTCTGGGTCCGCGTGAAGGTCCGCTGCGAAGCACCCGATGCTGGCGCCGCGCTGTACGCTCAACTGCACCGGTTTGCCGACCAGATTGGCATGACGACAGCCGGCCTCGCTGAGATGGGCTGGAAGGTCGCGGTCGATTCCGTGGCCGAGAAGCGCGCCGAGAAGAAGGCCGACGCTGTCGAGCGGCCGAAGTCGTCGCGCGACCGCATGAAGGTCGTCAAGACCGATGGAGCCTGAACCGCTCACCATCGACTTCGACCCGCTGCACACGCTCGGCTTCCTGCGCGTCGATTGGATCGAGGCTCACTGTCGGGTCCCTGGTGGCGTGTACGAGGGCGAGCCGCTGGTGTTCAACGGCTGGCAACTGTTCTGCTCGGTGAACCATCACCGCATCCGCGAGGACGCCGTGGTCGACCCGCGCAGGCTTCTCCAGCCGTTCGTGTACCGCCGTTCGGTGATCGTCGGCCCGCAGAAGTGCGGCAAGTCCCCGTGGGGTGCCGGCGAGCTCCTGTGTGACGCGGTCGGGCCGTCGATCTTCGCTGGCTGGGCCACTGAGGGCGACGCGTACCGCTGCTCCGAGCACGGCTGCGGCTGCGGATGGGAGTACGTCTACGAGCCCGGCGAGGCCATGGGCATCCCTCGGCGCAAGTCGCTTCTGGGCCTGCTCGCCTTCGCCGAGGATCAGACGCAGAACGTGTACGAGCCGATGCAGACGATGGTCGCGTCGGGCCCGCTCGAGGAGCAGATCAAGGTCCGCGAGGGATTCCTGCGACTGCCGAACCGGGGCATGATCCTGCCGCTCACGGCTGCGGCCAAGTCGAAGCTCGGTCGGCCGCTCACGGGCGCTCTCGGTGACGAGTCGGGCCTGTACACGAAGTCGAACAAGGTGCTCGACACGTGGCAGACGATCCGTCGTGGCGTGGCCGGCATGCAGGGTCGCACGATCGAGCTCACGAACCCGTGGGACCCGATGGAGAACTCGGCCGCGCAGCAGGCGTTCGAGTCGCGTCGGCCGGACATCTTCCGCTACTACCGGAAGCCGCCGACGGATCTGGACTACAAGAAGAAGCGCGACCGCGAGCGGATCCACCTGTACGTGTACGCGGACTCCCCGTGGGTGGACACGAAGTCGGCGATCGACCCTGAGGCGTCCGAGCTTATCGAGACGGACCCGACGCAGGCGGAACGGTTCTTCGGCAACCGCCTCGTGCAGGGTCTCGGCTCGTTCCTGACGGAGGATCTGTGGGGCGAGCCGGAGCCGACGCCGGACTCGACGGCGATCTGCATCGGCTTCGACGGCTCGTTCTCCGGTGACTGGACGGCGTTGCGTTGCGAGTCGCTGGACGGTCACCGCTTCACGCCGACGTACGGCCCTGATGATCGCCCGACGATCTGGAATCCGGCTGAGTGGAACGGCACGGTCCCTCGTTCGGAGGTCGTGGCCGCGGTCGCCGAGTTGTTCGATCGGTTCACGGTGGCGCGCATGTACGTCGACCCGAGGCACTGGGAGACGCAGGCGGACGCGTGGGCGCTCGAGCACGGCGACGACGTGGTCATCATCTGGCCCACGAACTCGATCAGCCGCATGTTCCCTGCCCTGAATCGGTACCTGACGGACCTGACTGAGGGCACGACGACGCACGACGACTGCCCGATCACGAAGACCCACGCGCTGAACGCGCGCAAGCTCGCGAAGCCGGGTGACAAGTTCATCCTCGGCAAGCCGTCCGAGCACCAGAAGATCGACGCCCTGATGGCGGACGTTCTCGCGCATGAGGCTGCGGCCGACGCACGGGCCGCCGGCTGGGTCGAGAACACGGGACCCGCTTACTTCCGCTTGCCGCGCTGACCTGAGGAGGCTCTGTGGCGCTCACACCCTCCGAGATCGAGCTGATTCAGAAGCACCGCCGGCAGTCCTCGCGCAACCAAGCGCGCGACATCCTGATGCTGCGGTACTACCAGGGCCAGCAGCGTGTCGAGCACCTTGGCATGGCGATTCCGCCGTCGATGCGGAAGTTCTTGGTCATCACGAACTGGTGCCGGACGATGGTTGACACGATCGACTCTCGCCAGCAGGTGCGTTCTCTCGTCCTGCCGGGCGAGGAGTCCTCGGACCCGCAGCTCCGTGCGATCTGGGACGCGAACAATCTCTCGGCGCACACGTCGATGTTCAACCTCGACCGGATGATCTACGGTCGCGCGTTTATGTCGGTCGGCTCGAACGACCTGGACGAGAATCTGCCGATCGTCCGCGTCGAGTCACCCCGGGAGATGACTGCCTTCGTGGATCCGTACCGCGAGGCGATGACGTCCGCGTGTCGGCTCTACGGCAAGAACGCGCAGGGCGTGAGCCCGTCGAACGCGACGCTCTACCTGCCGAACGAGACGATCTGGGCCGAACTGCGCGACGGGGCATGGCGCGAGGTCGACCGCGACGAGCACGACCTCGGCGCTGTCCCGATCGTGATGCACCTGAACCGTCGAATGTCGGGCGCTTGGGTGGGCGAGTCGCAGATGACGGACCTGATCCCGCTCGTCGATTCGGCGGCTCGCTCGCTGACGAACTTGCAGTTCGCGCAGGAGGCCCACGGCGTGCCGAGCATCGGCGCGACAGGTGTGGCGCGCGGTGACTTCACGGACTCGGACGGCAACCCGATCCCGCAGTTCGAGGCGTACTTCGACGCGATCAAGATGCTCACGAGCAAGGACGCGCGCTGGACGCAGTTCACTGCGGCCGACCTCAAGAACTTTGAGACGGCGATGAAGGTCTATCAGAACCAGGCGTCGATCGTGACCGGTTTCCCGTCGGACTACTTCGGCAACCTGACTGCGAACCCGGCCGCCGAGGGCGCGATCCGTGCCTCCGAGGCGCGGCTGGTGCGATCGGTCGAGATGCAGAACGAGCAGGTCGGCATGACTCTCGGGTGGGTCGGCGCTCTCGCTCTCCGCTTCGCGACTGACGAGTGGGTTGAAGGCAACCGAGTCCGTGTGGACTGGTTCGACCCTGCCACGCCGACGTTTGCGCAGCGCGCGGACGCCATCGTGAAGCTCGCGTCAGGCGACCGGCCGCTCATGTCCCGCGAGGGCGCGTGGGACGAGCTCGGGTGGTCCGAGGCCCGCAAGGCCAAGGAGCGCGAGTACCTGCGCCTTGAGGCTGAGCAGGCCCTCGATCCTTACCTGCGCCGCCTGAGCGAGAAGGATGATGACGGCGCAGACCCTGCCGGCAACGGCGCGTGAGTACGCTCGCGCATCCCGCCGGGAGCAGCAAGCCGCGCTAGCCGCCATTCGTCGTCAGTGGCGTCGCATGGGTCGCGACTTCGACTCGTCGTGGTCCACGATCGCGCCCACGCTGCTAGCGATCATCGGCACCGCCCAGGTGCGAACCGCTCGCCTCGCTGACGAGTACGTACCTGCCGTGCTCGAGGAGACCGGCCAGGCGCGCTCGGTTCCGGCCGCTGCGGAGACCAACCTCGCGGCGTTCGTCGGCGTGACCGGCTCGGGCGCAACGGTGGCTGACCAGATCGGCTTGGCGCCCATCCGCGCGAAGCAGGCGGTCGCTGACGGCCTGAGTCCGTTCCAAGCCTTGCAGGAGTCCGGGGCGTGGCTAACAGCCGCGACCGGGACGATTCTGTCGGACACCGGCCGCGCGGTTGAGACGACCGGCATGGCGACCCGCAGCGTCGCCGGCTACGTCCGAATGCTGGTGCCGCCCTCCTGTGGTCGCTGTGCCGTCTTGGCGGGCCGCTGGTACCGCGCCCGCGAGGCGTTCCAGCGTCACCCGGGCTGCGACTGCCGACACATCCCCTCCTCGGAGCGGATCGGCGGCGACATGACCCTCGACCTGCACTCCTACCTCGACAGCCTCGATGAGGCCGGACGGGTAAAGGTGCTCGGCTCGAAGGCGAATCTCAAAGCGTGGCGAGACTACGGCGCCGACCCGCAGCAGATCATCAACGCCTACCGCGGCGGACTGCGAACAGCACAGGACGTCCGCGGCAACACGGTCCGCTACACGACCGACGCGTCCACCCGCCGCTCGCTCGCCACCTACCGGATGCGCAACGCCTCCCGGCTCGAGCGCGACGCCGGAGCCGTCCTGCTGGCGAACGGCAGGACGGGGTTCGTTCGACGCATGCCGGAGACGATCCTGCGCACCACGCGAGGCCGAGAGCAGATACTCCGGCAGCTGCGTCTCTACGGCTGGATCGCCTGATCCGCCCCCCACAGTTTCCCGACGGCGCGAGGCCGTCGGTGGCACGACCCCGCGACGGGCGAGTGCCGACCGAAAGGAAACGCCCCATGAAGACGACCCTGAGCGCACAGCGCGCCGCCTGGCTCGCCGACACCATCGCCCGCAACCGCCGACAGTACGGCGGTCTCCGAATGATGGCCGACGATCCCGATGGCGGTGACGACCCGGCGCCCAAGTCCGACGATCCCAAGGGCGACGACCCGAAGGACGAGCCGCTCGGAGAGGGCGGCAAGAAGGCGCTCGAGTCCGAGCGCGAGGCCCGCAAGCAGGCCGAGAAGGACGCCGAAGCCCTCCGGGGCGAGTTCGACGGCTTCAAGAAGGCACTGCTCGAGGGTCTCGGACTCAAGGACAAGGACGCGAACGAGGGCGACGCGCTCTCTGCGGTCCAGAAGCAGCTCGCAGAGATGCAGCACGAGTCGGCGGTCCTGAAGCTGGCGAACCAGCACAAGATCACCGACGAGGCAGACCTCGAACTGCTCGGGACTGCGAAGGACCCCGAGGCGATGAAGCGGCTGGCCGAGCGACTCGCGCCGAGCAGCGACGAGACCGACCCCAAGCGCAAGCCGAAGGCGGATCCCACGCAGGGCCCGAAGGCCGAAGACACCCCGAGCGATCCGGGACCGGGCATGGCCCGACTTCGGCAGGCATACGCCGAAAACAACCAGTAATCGTCCCGGCCGACTCCACGTCGGTGGCCGGCACACCCCGAAAGGAACACCGTCATGGCAGTCACCCTCGTCGAGTCTGCGAAGCTCTCGCAGAACGACCTCCAGCGCGGCGTCATCGAGACGTTCGTGCAGTCCTCGCCCATCCTCGACCGCATCCCCTTCATGAGCATCGAGGGCAACGCCTACGCCTACAACGAGGAGGCCACGCTCCCGGGCGTCGCCTTCCGTGCGGTGAACGAGGCGTACGTCGAGTCGACCGGCACGGTCAACCAGAAGACCGAGTCGCTCGTCATCCTCGGTGGCGACGCTGACGTCGACAAGTTCATCGTCCAGACCCGCGGCAACCTGAACGACCAGCGCGCCGTGCAGACCGCGATGAAGGTCAAGTCCGCGTCCTACAAGTTCCAGGACACGTTCTTCAACGGCGACGTGTCGGTCGACACGAAGGCGTTCGACGGCCTCAAGAAGCGCCTCACGGGCGCGCAGGTCATCGACGCTGGCACCAACGGTGCCCCGGTGCTCGGCAACGGCGCCTCGGACGCGCAGGCGTTCTTCGACGCCCTCGACGCCCTCGTCGCGGCCGTCCCCGGCATCAACGGCGAGAACGGCGCGATCTACGCGAACGCGGCCGTCCAGTCGAAGATCCGCTCGGCCGGCCGTCGCCTCGGCGGTGTCGAGATGGTCCGCGAGGACCTGACCGGCAAGCGCGTCTTGCAGTGGAACGGCATCCCGGTCCTCGACCCGGGTACCACCGCTGCCGGCACCGCCATCCTCCCGCAGAACGAGACGCAGGGCTCTTCGAGTGCCGCATCGTCGGTCTACGCCGTGAAGTTCGGCAACGACGAGGGCGACCAGGCGGTCACCGGCCTCACCAACGGCGGCGTGCAGGTCTACGACCTGGGCGAGCTGCAGGAGAAGCCGGCCTACCGGACCCGGATCGAGTTCTACACCGGCCTCGCGATCTTCGGCGGCAAGGCCGCGGCTCGCCTGCGCGGCGTCCTCGCGTCCTGACACCCATCCACGACAAGGAGAAGCCGATGGCAGCCAAGAAGCAGAACCCCGAGAAGACCACGCTCGACGAGGACAACACCAAGCCCTCGACCACGGCCCCCGGTGACGGCCCCGCCGACACCACGGACCCCAACGAGCGCGCGTCGTCGATCACGCCGCAGCCCGGCCCCGAGGCGATCAAGGTCGGGACGGTCAACGCCGTCCAGCCCGTGCCCGCCGACGCCGAGCCGGAGTCGGTCCCCGAGAAGGACCAGCGGGTCGAGAAGTACAAGGCGACGAAGCCCGACGGCACCGTCGTCACCGTCACGCACAACATCGACACGGGCGAGACCTCGGTCTCCTGAGTCCGTGCCAGCGTTCGAGGGAGGGAGACGGCCATGACCTACGGAACGACCACGCAGGTCGCGAGTGAGCTTGGCCGTCTCCCCGACTCGATCACGGAGACTGAGCAGGCCCAGTGGTCCCAGTGGCTGGAGCGCGTTGAGCGGGCGATCGCTGCCCGGTTCGCGCGCGCTGGCTTGGTGCTGGATGAGCAGGTTGCTCTCGGCGCACCGTCGGCCGACACGGTCGCAGATGTCGAGGTCGTCGCGGTGGCTCGCAAGGTCGTGAACCCGTCGGGTGACACGTCCACGACGGTCACGGTCGATGACGCTTCGGTGACTCGCCGCCGGGAGGGTGTCGGTACGGCATCTGGCCTAGATCTGACGGATGCGGAGTGGGCGCTGCTGCTGCCCGCGTCGTCGTCCGGCGCGTTCAGCGTGCGGCCGTTCTACGAGCCGGACCTGTTCTCGCCGTGGGCGTGGCTGTGAACTTCGGAGCGGAAGTCGCCGCTGGCCTCGCCGAGCTGCGCCAGCACGCCGAGTCGCGGTTCGGCTGCCGCGTGGAGGTCCGCCGCCTCACTGGCCGCAAGGCGCAGGACGAGGCGACGGGGCGCGAGGTTCCGACGTATGTGGTCGAGTACGCCGACGTTCCGTGCCGCCTGCCTGACCCGTCCACGGCTCCGTCTCGTTCGGATGCGGGTGGCGGTCAGGTGGTCGAGCAGCAGCGCAAGGTGCACGTGGCGCACGATCATCCGCTGATCGCGTCCGGCCGCCTGATGGTGGTCACCGCCGTGGACGCTGCCACCAACCCGGACCTCGTGGGGATGGTCTTCCGAGTCCTCGACTCCGCTGCTGGCGATCAGGTGACTGCTCGCCGCATCCCGGTCACGGGCGAGGGCGTGCCGATGGAGATGGTGCTCGATGCCTAGCGTGAGCTTTGAGGCGAACGGCCTGTCCGCGATCGCTTCCGAGATCAACGCCGCTGCCGACGAGCTCGGCCGGGCGGCGAACACGATCGTCGCTGAGACGGTCGAGGACGTCGAGCGGGACTGGCGACAGAACGCGACCGAGACGGCCGGCGAGCACGGCAAGCACTACCCGAAGGCGATCAAGGGTGAGGTCATGGGCGATGGCCTGACCGGCGAGATCGCCCCCGACCCTTCGATGCGTCAGGGTGAGATGTCGTTCGAGTTCGGCGGGCCGTTCCAGCCGCCGCACCTCGACGGACAGCGCGCTTGGGACACGAACGCGCCGCGGTTCATGCGCCGCGTCGCCGCGCTGAGGTTCCTCGAGTGAGGGCCGAGTTCGCGGCGTTCCGTGCGCTGCTCGAGGCGGTCCCGAACCTGCCCGTGTTCGACACGGTCATCAACGACGAGGGCGAGGAAGCCGCCGACCGGCCCCCGATCTACGTGGTGGCGTTCGACCAGACGCCCCGCGACACGACGTACGCGCTCGATGCACGTCGCAAGCAGTCGGTGCACACGTTCCCGCTCATGGCGGTCGGTACGTCTCCCGGCGAGGTCCGGTGGGCGATCGAGAAGGCGTCCGATGCCCTGCGTCGTCGCCGGCTGGTCGCTGGTGGTCGCACCTCGTCCCCGCTGCGCAAGATCAGCAACTCGGACGTCCGCAAGGACCCCGACGCCGTGACGCAGCCGCTCTACTCCGCCACCGACGTGTGGCGTTGCGCGTTCGACCGCGCCTGATCCTTCCCGGCCCATCTACCCCTCGAAAGGGGCACTTCGTCATGCCCAAGTTCATCCGCGTCAAGAACAAGCGCACCGGCAGCGAGTTCACGATCTCGGACGCCGTCGCCCTCGGTGACGACGTCACGAAGGTCGACAAGCCGGCCACGAACCGCGAGGGCAAGCCGCTGCCCGCGAAGCACAAGACCAACCTCAAGGCCGCCCGCGCCGACGAGGGGAACGAGCCGACCAACAAGAAGGCCGACACCCAGGCCACCACCTCCAAGAAGGAGCAGTCATGACCGTCGTTTTCCCTGAGGGCGTGTCGGCCGAGGGCAACATCCGCGTTGCGTTCGTCCCGGCGATCGCGGACCTCGATGCCCCGAAGATCGCCACCGAAGTCAAGGCGACCGGCTCGGTCGACCTGTCGTGCTACATCACGTCGGAGTTCGGCGTGGCCGGCGAGCAGGCGACCGGCGAGGACCGTCGCCTCTGCTCGAAGGAGGTCTTCCAGAGCCTCGGACGCGTCACCCGCAGCATCCCCGCCACGGAGTACGTGTACGACCCGCAGGCCGATGCCGGCGAGACCGACAACAAGGCGTACGACACGCTCAAGAAGGACACCAAGGGCTTCCTGGTGATCCGCTACGGCCTCGACGCGCAGGACGTGGACTGGGCTGCCGGCCAGAAGGTCGACGTCGTGCCGGTGACGTGCGGCGTGCAGGTCAAGCTCGGCAACCAGGGCGCGGACGAGTTCGCGAAGCTGCGCATCCAGCAGACGTTCGCGGTGTCCGGCCCGATGGCTGAGGACGTCGAGCTGGCGGCCTGACCCCCCTGATCGACGGCAGGGCGGGTCCGGCTCGTCCCGCCCTGCCGTCTTCTTCACGAGCCCACGAGCCACACGAGCCAAGGAGTACCCCATGTCCGCGAAGAAGAAGCCCGACCTCAAGACCCTGCTGAAGACCGCCAGCCTGCCCGAGCGCGTCGTTGCGATCGTCATGGACCGCAGCCTCGTCGCCGACTTCCAGCACGCCGAAGACGAGCTGACGGCCGCCAAGGAGGCACGCGTCAAGGACCGGCGTCTCGGCGGCAAGGCTGTCATGGACGCCGCGCGCAAGGTCGAGTCGATCCGCGAGCAGATGCGCGAGTCGACGGTCGAGTTCACGCTGCGTGGCATGCCCGCGAGCAAGTGGCGTGCACTGAAAGCTGAGCACCCGATCGGTGACGAGCCGACCCCCGAGGACAACATGCTCGGCGCCGACATGGAGAGCCTGTTCGACGCGGCCGTGCGCAAGTCGATCGTGGCGCCGGAGGTCGATGACGAGGACTGGGATGCGCTGGTCGAGGTGCTGACCGACGGCGAGTGGCAGCGGCTGGTCGATGCCGTCTACGCGCTGAACGAGCAGGGCACCACGATCCCTTTCTCGCGAGCCGCATCGGCGGCTCTGCTGAGTTCCGACGACGACTAGAGACAGCCCGCCAGTGGGGCGTGTCCCCGCGCCGGTTCGACGGCTGGGAGCCCCGCGAGGCGCACGTCTACCACTACGACGACGAGGGCCGCATCGCGTGGGTCGAGGTCCAGCGCGAGGCTGAGTGGTCGAGCGAGGACCAGGCGTGGGCCGAGGCGCTGACGTTCCTCGAGTCGCTCACATGCTCAGGGTGCGGCTCCTGGTTGCCTGATTCGACGGACCCGCAGTTCGTCGGCCTCGTGGACAAGAGCACCTGCTACGGGTGCCGGTCGATGACGATCGTGCAGCGTGACGACGCGCACAAGCACGAGAACGACAAGCCCGCGCCCGGTCGGCCCATGTGGTCGGACGGCCTGCGCTACGGCGTGCGCCCGGCGACACGGACGGAGATCGCGCGCTCGTTCCGGCCCGAGTAGGTCAGCGGGACGAACCGAGGCGCACCCCGGCGGCGATCGAGAAGATCGCGCCCAGTGTGCCGAACACGAGCGATCCGAGCAGGGCCAGCAGGACCATGCCGCCTTCGCCTTCCCCGGCGAACGCCACGCACAGGCCAGTGATCAGTACGCATCCGACCGCGGTGAGCAAGTCGGACACCAATGAGGTTCCGGTCATGTCGGAACGATACCCCCGAATCGGAGGCGACTGTGCGCGATACGACCATCCGCCTCCGGCTCGACATCTCCGACCTCAAGGCGAAGGCTGCGGCTGCGGCTGCGGAGACGAAGCGCCTCGAGGCTGAGGTCGAGCGCAGCAACTCTCGATCGAGCCAGCGCCGGCTTCGTGAGGCGCGCAACGCTCAGCGGGCCACCGAGCAGGCGATCCGCGATGCCAAGCGCCTCAGCATGGAGCAGCGTCAGGCGCTCGACGAGATCGGCGGCACGTTCGGCAAGGTCGGGCTGGCGGCTAGCGCCATGTCGGCGCTGACGGTGCGGTCATTCGCCAACTTCGACGAGGCCATGTCCGCCGTCGCGGCGACCGGCGAGGACGCGCGCAACAACATCGCCGAGCTGCGGGATCTCGCGGTCGACATGGGCGCGAAGACAAAGTTCAACGCGACCGAGTCCGCTGGCGCGATTGAGGCGATGGCGAAGGCCGGCGTCTCCGCGAAGGACGTCTTGGGCGGCGGCTTGCAGGGCGCTCTCGACCTCGCCGCTGCTGGCAACCTCGAGGTCGGCGAGGCGGCCGAGATCGCGGCGACGGCCATGAACCAGTTTGGCCTCGCGGGTGCTGACGTGCCGCACATCGCTGACGTGTTGGCCGCTGCGGCTGGTAAGGCGATGGGCGAAGTGTCCGACATGGGGCAGGCGTTCAAGTACGTCGGCCCGGTTGCCAAGCAGATGGGCGTCAGCCTCGAGGAGACCGGTGGCACGATCGCGTACCTCGCCCAGCAGGGCGTCCTCGGCGACCAGGCGGGCACGTCGCTGCGGGGAATGCTCGCGTCCCTGACCTCCCCGTCGAAGATCGCGTCGAAGACGATGAAGGAACTCGGCATCGAGGTCTACGACGCGCAGGGCCGGTTCAAGGGCTTCGATGGTGTCGCGGGCGAGCTGCAGGAAAACCTGTCGAAGCTGTCGAATGCCGAGCGTGACGCCGCGCTGGGCCGCATCTTCGGCAACGAGCAGATCACGACCGCGCGCCTGCTGTACGAGGGTGGCGCGAAGTCGATCCAGAAGTGGACGAAGGCAGTCGACGACCAGGGGTTCGCCGCCGAGACGGCCGCGACCAAGATGGACAACCTCAAGGGCGACTGGGAGGAGTTCACGGGCGCTCTTGAGACGGCCCTGATTGGCACGGGCGAGGGCGCGAACGGCCCGCTGCGTGACTTGGTACAGACCCTCTCGTCGCTCGTCGACGTCTACAACGACCTGCCGGGACCGGCGAAGGACGCCACGCTCGGCGCCCTGGGGTTGACGGCTGCGGTCGGTGGCGGCACGTGGGCCGTGACGAAGGCGATCACGTCGTACGCCAACCTGCAGGACAACCTGGGTGCGCTTGGCGGCGGGTTTGAGGGGTCGCGCAAGAAGGCGCTGCTGTTCCGCGGCGGCGCCATGGCTGCCGGCGCTGGACTCGCCGCCCTCTCGGACGACATCGGCGAGTTCGACCGCAACGCAGGTATCGCTACGGACGCCCTGTCCGGCATGGCGATCGGCTTCGCGGTGGGCGGCCCGTGGGGTTCGGCGATCGGCGGCGCGATCGGCTTGGTCAAGGGCTTCGGCGACGCCCATGCGGCAGCCGAGGAGCAGATCCAGTCTCTGATCTCCACCTACGATCAGGCCACGGGCAAGATGACCGAGGCCGCCCGCGCCAAGGCGATCGAAGACCTGAACAAGCCGCTCCAGAAGGGCCTGTTCGGCACCGACTTCGGCGCCGTGAACATGACGGGCCTCGAGGCCGCTAAGACCATCGGCATCGACCTGCGCACGATTACGGATGCGGCGATGGGCAGCGGACGGGCGATTCAAGCGGTCCAGCAGCGCCTCGACGAACTCACCGGCCTGACCGGCAAGGAGTACGGCAAGGAGGCTGAGCGGCTCGGGGTTGACGTGCGCGACCTCGCGGACGCTTACGCCTATCTGGGCGATTACGTCGACGAGAACTCCCAGAAGTGGAAGACGGCCGGCGAGCGTGCGCGCGACGCTGCCATTGCCACGTCCGGGCAGATTGAGACGACCAAGCAGTTCTCGGAGGCGCTCAAGGGCGTGCCGGCTGGCGTCGAGACTGAGTTGCAGCTGCTCGGGTACGAGCCGACGACGATCCAGCTCGACGACATCATCCGGCGCTACAACCTGACGCCCGAGCAGGTGCAGACGGTCCTCTCTGCGCTCGACCGCGCGACGCCCCTCGTCGAGTCGGTCAAGGGCAGCCTGCGGAGCGTCCCTGACAACACGTCCACGAAGATCACTGTTCAGACCGTGAATGCACAGGCGATCGGCCTCCTGCGTTCGGCGATCAACTCACTGCCCCGGTCGTGGACAACGACGATCACCACCGTCCGGCGAAACGTGACGAGTGGTGGCCGGGAGACGACCAAAGCCAACGGCGGCATGATCTCGGGTGGAACGTGGGCCTTCGCTGACGGCGGCGGCTTCGACGAGTACGGCCGCCCTGTCCGCCGCTACCCCCAGATTCGTTCCGGCTCCCAGGGCACGGTGATGTGGGGAGAGCCGGAGACCGGCTGGGAAGCCTACGTTTCTGGCAAGCCGTCGCAGAAGCTCCGCAACCGGGCGATCCTGGCCGAGGCGGCGCAGCGTCTGGGTGGTGACGTGGAGTGGTTCGCCGACGGTGGCTTCACCGAGGCCGTCACGGCGCGTGAGCTGACGTCCATGCGGATCCGGGTCCGCGACCTGCGACGCTCCCTGCGCGAGAAGGAGGAGTACGGCAAGAAGGGCAAGGGCGGCAAGCGCAAGAAGCGGTACGCGCTGCGTGGCCTGGATCGTCTCGAGGCGCGTCAGGAGTTGCGTGAGGCGGAGGACGAGCTGCGCGAGCAGAACCGGATCCGTCGCCAGATCGGCAAGGGCAGGACGTACCGCAACCTCAGTCAGTACAACGAGGCTCAGGAGCGCGCGCAGACTGCATCGTCGTTCTTCAAGGGCGACCTCGCTGAGGGGTCGTTCAAGTCGCCGGCGTCGCTGGAGCGCGCGCTAGCGAACATGCTGCGCGAGGGCGCGGAGCACACGCGTCTGATCGCGGATCTTCGCAAGAAGGGCGCGTCTGCGTGGCTGCTGGACCAACTGATCAAGGCTGGCCCGTCACGTGCGACGAACCGGACGGCGCGGGCGCTGCTGGCGGACACGGCGCGATTGAAGCGCCTGAACGCGATGGGCTCGCAGCTGTCGGGTCTGTCGGGCACGGCCGCTTCGGTGGCCGTGGGCAACCCGTTGACGGTTGCGCAGTCGCGAGCGTTGACGGCCGCGACTGGCGTGGGTGTCGGTTCGGTGGACTTGTCGGCTGCGTCGGTGCGTGAGGTTGCGACGGCGATTCTGGCCGGCTCGAGGAATGTGTCGGTCCGCGCTGTCGATGACCGCGAGTACGTGAACGCGGGCGCTTCCAAGTACCCGTCCCCAGTGGCAGGAGTTAGCCCGTGATCATCACTGCCACGCCTCAGCCTGAGAACTTCCCGCCGCGGGTTCGTCTGGACTTCGACGCGGAGGGTGCCGAGTTCCTCGAGCTGACGGTGCTGCGCGATGGACGTCCGATCCGTCAGCAGCCTGCGGTCGGCGGACTGTCCGAGGTGCACGTCTACGACTACGAGGCACCTTTCGGCGTGCCGGTCACGTACACGGCGTCCGGTGCGGTCGCTGGGGGATGGGCGGCCGTCCGCGCCGAGAGCTGGCCGGACCTGACTGGCTGGACGACCGTGTCCGGCGTCCCTCTGGTCTGGTCGGGTCGATTCCGCGTCGAACCGTCGGCCGGAGGTGTGGCCGTTGTGAAGCGGGACCTCACGGACCTCGCCGGAGCCGCCGTCAGGCTGACCTTGCCGTCTCGGGAATCCCTGACGAACCCGTCGAGCCCAGCGGGCGTGACGGCAGGGGTCGGCTTCGGTAACGCCTCCTTCGTCGCCAAGACCGGGGACACGTTCGGCCTACAGCTGGGGACCGAGTTCATCCCTATGCCGATCGCATCCACAGGGGCGGTGACGTTGACCGTGGCGGCGGATCGTCGCTCCGTGTCCGCTGTGCACGGCTCGACGAGGGTCGACCGTCCGGCGTCCGTGTCCACCACTGAGCTCGTCGCGCGCGCCTACGCAGCAGGGGCATCGGTTGGACCGTTCACCGTCGAGGTCGCCACACGCATCGCGACGTCTGCGTCCACGACCGCGACCCTCGACGTGCCCGACGCGTGGCTGATCCACCCGATCCAGCCAGCGTTCTCCATGCCGATCGAGCAGTTCAGAAGCGACAGCCCCACCAGCGTGGAGTCGTCCACGGACAACCAGCGCACGTACGCGGCACGACAGGCGATCTACCAGCCCGCCGGCCGCCGTGAGGCCGTCGTGTTCCCGCTCGGTCCTCGCGCGGCTGGCTCGTGGACCCTCGTGCTCAACACCCACTCGATCGACGAGCGCAACGACCTGATGACTCTGCTCGACGACCAGGCGCCCGTCCTGCTGCGTTCCCCTGCGCTCGCGGACTGGGATCTGCCGGACGGCTGGTATGCGGTCGGTGACGTCCAGGTCGAACGGCCGATCGATATCGGCGCGAACGAGTGGCGCAAGGTGTCGCTCCCCTTGACCCGCGTCGCCGAGCCGCCCGTGAGGCTCGCGCCGACGCTCACCTGGGGCGACCTGATGCTGCGCGGCGTCACGTGGGGCGATCTGCTGTCCAAGACGTGGCTCGACGCGCTCATGGGCGAGGTCTGAGGTGCCCACCTCGTACTGGGGGGACGGCTACTGGGGCGACGGCTGGTGGGGGTCCGGCGCTGCGACGTCGGCCCCCGATGACGGGCTCGGCACCCCACCCTTGGCGCGCGGTACGGCGTGGGAGCGGGCGGCGTTTCAAGGCGGCGCGAGACCCATCGCACGCCTCACGGTCGAGTCAGGCGGCGGCGCCCCTGTCGAACTGTCCATCAACGAGACCGCGCTCGACGTGACCCGCTCGCTCGCGCGCGGCACCCACTGGACCTGCTCGACGACCGTGCTCCGTGAAGCCGGCCAAGACACCGAGGACCGCGTCACGACACCCGGCGCGATCTTCCGCCTCGAGCACGGCTGGGACTACGGCGGCGGGTACACCGAACTGCGCCCGTTCGGCGTCTACCAGCTGGCGAAGATCCCCACGCTGGACCGGGCTGAGGCGCTGCGGCTGGAACTGCACGACAGGTGGGCGCAGGTTGTCGAGTGCGAGTCGATCGTCCCGGTCGACGTGTTCGCGGACACGGACCCGATCGCCGCGATCACGACGCTCGTGCACCAGGTTGACCCGTCGATCGTGGTGGTCGCGAATGCGACTGGCGAGCCGATCCCCGATGACCTGTCCGACAGGTCCCGCTCGAACCTCATCATCGAGATTTCCCAGCGTGCCCAGTTGTACCCGCACTTCGACGCCGCTGGACGCCTCGCGATCGACCCCGCGCCGACGCAGCGCGCCCCGGCCGCGTCGCTGTCGGACGGCAAGAACGCCACCCTCACGTCGGTGCAGACCGAGGCCGTGTTCACGGCCGTCTACAACTGCGTGGTCGTGAACCCGACCGACGGAGACGGTTTCGACCCGTACGTGCTGCATGTGGGCGACCCGTCGCACCCGCGGCACCGGAACCAGCCGGGGATGGGCGTGCGGCCGTACTTCGCTGAGTCGGACCTTGAGGGCGACGCGCTGCGCGTCTACGCGACGAACCTGCTCGCGCAGTTGGTGGGTGGCGTGCACCGGCGCACGTTCGCGACGTGGGGCCGCGGCGACCTGAACCCTGGCGACTGGCTGTCCGCGATCGAGGCGGGCACGTACTTGATCCCCGCGCGGGCTTCGGTGTCGATGGTCGAGGAGATCCGACACAACCCGCTGACTGTTTCGACCGAGCTCGTGACGCGTTCGGTTCCCCGCATTCTCACCGAGGAAGGCTGATCCATGACGTTCCCTGACTACTCCGATGCCGTCGATGTTGCCCAGTTGCAGGCGGCCGTCGCGGAGATGATCTCCCAGCGGACGAAGGGCGGCGCGGACTCGGCGACGATCTCGGCCGGCCAGTCTTCGGCGGACAAGGCGATTTCGTTTCCGACACCGTTCGCGAGTACGCCGTTCGCTTCGGCGACCGCGCGGACGACTGCCGACTACGCGGCGACGGTGATCTCGAGGTCGGCTTCTTCGGTGACGGTACGCGTGCATCGTCCGACTGGCGCCGCGACGACTGTCGCCGCGACTGTCCCGTTCGACTGGATCGCCACCGACCTCCCGAACGCCTGACCGCCGACCTCATCTCTTAGGAGCCCCCGTGTCTGAACCTGTCGAGTGGTTGCCGTTCCCTCCGAAGCGTCCGCGTGGTTCTCGTCCTCCGGGGTGGGCGAATGAGGCCGAGGCGATCATCGAGCAGTTGCGCGAGGAGATCGAGGTCGCGCAGGCCAGCGGTGGCGGCGGTGGTGGCGGTGGCCTAGTCCCCGACCCGGAGCACCCGGGCTTCTTCCTTGTGGACGGTGCCTGATGCCCTACGTCAAACTCGTCGGCCGTCTCGGCGCTCCCGTCGGCACGCTCACGAACGAAGGCACGACCGCCGTGTGGTGCGACGCGGGCACGGTCACACTCGTGCCGCTGCTGCCGTCCGCGAAGGTCGACGACGAGCACGGCCCGTGGTCGGCCGGCGAGGCTCGCATGGACCTCGCAGTCGACCCGATCGGCAGGCTCACGCGCGACGGGCAGCCGTTCGCGTCGGTGCTTGACCTGACTGCCGACGACGTGAACCCGCGGATCGGGCCCGGCATGGCGACTCACCGCGTTCAGTACGGCGCCGACGTCGCCGCTGGTGGCGTGCGTGTGCGGTTCCCGTGGATTCACGTACGGATTGCGGCTGACACGGTCGATCCCGAGACAGGTGAATGCGACCTGACGAAGCTCGCGCCCGTGCCTGTCGCTGGTGGCGTGCCAATGCACGTGGGCGAGGCGGGCGCGTCTGTGGCGTCTGCGGACGTGGATGAGGACGGGCGACTGGTACTCGGGCTCACCGACGGCACTTCTCTCGAGCCCGTGCCACTGCCACTGCTTGCCCAACTCATTCCTGACCCGGATCACCCGGGTTTCTACAAGATCGGAGCCTGACTCATGGCTGTGCAGCCTTTCGGAGCGGACACGACCACCGGCCAGATGCCTGCCGTTGTTGAGGGGCGGATCAAGGCGCTGATCGGGGGGGCGTCAGCGAACGGGAATGCCGTGAACGCTCCCGACTCAATCACCGAGTGGTGGGTCGGCCCCCAAGCCGTGTCGCTGTCCGAGCCGTACTCGCGGATCGTGTTCGGTTCGGTCGGCGCGAACGACGGCACGGCAGCGCCCGGCGCCCCGTACACCGAGCAGGTCTCCCCGATCTACGCGAACGAGTGGGCACCCACGACCGGCACCAAGCAGGTCAAGGTCGGCACGGTCGTCGCTGACGACCACAACGCGCCTGCACTCTGGGCACGCAACGGACGCCGATCGCTCATGGTGTGGACCAATCACGGCCTGACCAACGCCCTGCACTGCGTGGTGTCGGATCAGGCTGGCTCGATCGAGTCGTTCGCCGTGAACCCGATCCAACTCATCGACACCGGGTATCAGGTCGCCTACGCGCAGATCTTCCGCATCGAGCACCTGTCGGACGCCGCGCAGGACACGTTCTGGGTCTTCCATCGGTCGGCTTCGAACCGGCCCCCGTTCGTCGGCATTCCCTATGCGGTACAGGTCGTCAGTCTCGATCAGGCCACGGGCGTCCTGACGCCGATCAGCAACCGGACGTTCTCGACACACGTTGCCGGGGGCGAGACGGGCTACCTGTCGGTCGCGGACGCTCACGCCCCCACTGGGCAAATCCTCCGGGTTGCGCAGTCGTACAACCCGTCCGACGAACTCCATGCGGTCAACTACTTCGAGATCGACTGCGTCACCGGGACGATCACCTCACCGCATGAGACCGGCTTCACCGCGAACATGGACGGCACCAACCTGCCGATCCGTACCGCCGACCGTGCGCCCGTCCTCGCCGAACCGGACGCCGACCACTCGCGACGCCTGTTCTACGTGCGCCCCGGGCCAATGGAAGCCGCGATCGCCTACGCCGACTGGGCTGTCGCCGCACCCGACTCGGCAACCATCAAGACGATCAGCCTGAACCGTACGGCCGGAACATGGGGTGACGTTCAGGAGTACGGCACCGCTGGCAAGCGTGTCGGCTACGTCGCCGCGTCGAACTACCTGCCTGGGGTCGCGTTCCCTGATCCCGCCTATGACGACACTCTCGTCGTGGCCCGCGAAGCGGCGGGAGTCTCCACCATCGAGGAATTCCGCACCGTCCGAGGGCAGCTGACCAACGCCACGCTCGCCACCAGCACCGAGGCGCGCCTCATTCGCCCGTTCGTCCCACAGGGCGGCTCGCCGTTCGGTGCGCTGTACTGCCACGTCACGTCCTACTCGCCCTCCACCTACCGCGACTACCAGTCGTCGATCCGTTCGGCTGCACGCGCAGCCGTGCCCGCTGTCGAGCCAGAGGTCCCGCCCGTCATCGAAGACGAGCTTCTCCTGGGCGCCGGGTCGCTCCTGCTGTTGGACTTCGCGCACCCGCTTGAGCCGTCCCCGACTGGTGCGGTGAGTGGAACCGTGTTCCCCAACCTCGCGCGCACCCACGCCGCAGCCGCCACGGGCCTGACCGAGGCGCAGGTCGACGGGGTCACCTTGACCAGCACATTCGTGTCCGACACTCAGGGCAAGTTCGAGCGCACCGCGAAGGGCGGCCTGCACGGCATCGCCTCGCAGACACTCGACGTCGCGTCCCCGGCACAGTACGGGCGGCTGCTCATCGCGGCGGACCTGCTGGCATGGCTGGACGCGCACAGCACCGACGACCTGTTCGTGTCGATGTGGGGCCGCATCACCCGCGACCCGCTCAACGCGGGCAGCGGCACCTACTACCTGAACGCCGGACTCGCGGGTGGTTCGGGCGGTCAGACGGCATGGAACGTCGTTGGGCAGTCCAAGTCCACCGGCAACCCGGCCGGGCAGCCAGCGACGACGCGAATCGGACTGCGTGCGTCAAGGGAGGACAACGGCAACGTCATCATCAACCACGCCGTGTCCGACAAGCCCTCGAACTGGGGCACGACAGTAGTCAGCCGCAACATCGCGAAGTGGGGCCAGTACCCCGGAGCGCCGCTGCACTCGACGCCGTCGTGGGTGCTCTACCGGCTCTACATCGAGGATCTGTCCGTCTCCGGCCGGACCTACGCACAGGTTGACGCGCTCGACCACCTCGCCTACCAGCAGCAGGTTCTTAGTCCGGATGGACGGTATGGCGGCGACACGGTCCCGACAGACCCGACAACGGTCCCCTGACCCCGTGACCACCGCAGGCAAGGAGTGGCCCGTGGACGCGATCCCCTGGCAGGCCCTCACCGTCTCAGGCAAGGAGCAGCCGTGACCGAGCCGCCGAGCACGTCCGAGCTCGACCGCCGCTTCTCCGCGATGGCCGAAGAGCAGCGTGCCGCGTTCGCCGCCCTGAACGCCCGCCTCGACAAGTTCCCCACCGAGCAGACGATCCTCGCCTACTTCGCGACCCGCGACCAGCAGATCGGAGCGCAGGAGCGCCGCATCGCGCAACTGGACAAGGAGCTCGAGCAAGAGCGCCGCGACCGAGAGGCGGGCGACAAGGAGATCGAGAAGCGCGCCGCCGATGCTCGACGCTGGGCGATCGGCACGGCCATCACGGTCGCCGGACTCCTCACCGCGATCCTCGGATTCGTCGCCAATCTGGTTGGGGGGGCGTGACCGATGGGCCACAAGATCGCTCGTCGTGGCGTCGCCCTGTTGTTCGTGCTCGCCATCGCCGCTGCTTTCGGGTGGACGACCGCTCAACTCACGGAACGCGCACAAGCCGACCGCGAATCCGTCGCCGACCGCGCCGACCTGCGCAGCCACATCGAAGCAGTCGAAGCCGCCAACGCCGTCCTCGCCGAGCAGGTCCGTGCGCTCGGAGACGAACCCGCCGCCGAGGTCGACGGATCCCGCACGCCGACGATCGTCCCGCTCGCCGGCCCCCGCGGCATCCCAGGCGTGACTGGTCCCGCTGGGCGCAACGGCCGCGACTCGACCGTCCCAGGCCCGCCCGGTGCCGATTCCACGGTGCCGGGACCACCCGGCAAGGACTCCGAAGTGCCCGGTCCAAGTGGCCCCGCCGGGAAGGACGGGAAGGACGGCAAGGACTCCACTGTCCCCGGTCCTGCTGGTCCTGCTGGCCGTGGCATCTCCTCGGTCGCCTGCCTCGACTCGGGCGACTGGCAGTTCACGTTCGACGACGGCACCACGCAGACCGTCAGCGGCCCGTGCAAGGTCGGCATCGTTCCGCCGAGCACCGACCCCGCCGACTGACGCTTTGTCACTTACTTAGCGACAAGCGGCCTGACTCTATCGGCACTCTGTCGCGACTCTCTCAGCACTCTGTCAGCTTCAACCCGGACGACCTCCGGGGATCTCGTTCTGCCCACAGGAGGCACCCATGACCCGACGCTCCCGAAGCGACTACAACTGGGACAAGCTCCAGTTCGACGAGACGATCCTGCGTAAGCACTTCACTGCGCCACGACGCGGGAAGATCAAGTTCGTCGTCGCCCACCACATGACGATCAAGGGGTCGGGGAACGGGGCGGCGAATGACGCCTGCTTCAACGTCTGGCAGTCCCGACCGGCGTCCGCGCACTACGGCGTAGACGGAGACTACGTGCGCCAGTTCGTGTGGGACGGAAACGCCGCATGGGCCACCGCGAACACGACCGGTAATCACTCGGGTATCAGCATCGAGCACGCCAACTCGACCGTCGGCCCGTCGTGGAAGATCGCCGACGAGACATGGAAGACCGGCGCCCGGCTCGCCGCGCACCTGCACAAGGCCTACGGTCTCGGGCGACCCGTCAGCGGCAAGACCCTGCGTCGGCACCGCGACTTCTTCCCGACCGCCTGCCCCGGCCCCTACTTCGACTCCATCTGGTCCGACTACGTGCGCGAAGCCCAGCGCGTCTACGACCAGATCGTCAAGGGCGCGACCCCGAAGCCGATCCCCGTCATCCGGCCCAACCCGAAGCCCAAGCCGCAGCTCGCCCGCTACTTCGCGCACGCCCACCTGAACACGTGGGGCGACAGCACGGAGGGCGCACGCACCTTCCTCAAGCGGCTGCCCGTGATGGCCCGCGACCTCGCCGCGACCGGAGCCGAGGTCATCACCCTCAACGAGGTCCGCGACGGCCAGCGTGCCGAATGGCGCAAGGCGCTCGAGTCGCACGACTACCGGGTCATCCTCGCTGAGCACGGGAACCTCATCGCCGTGCTCAACGGCGCGGTCACCGAGGTCGAGCGCGTCCACTCGTACCGCCTGCCGAAGTCGGCGCAGGGCGAGGGCCGCGACGAGGTGACCGGCATGGCACGCATCAAGGTCAATGGCCACTGGCAGCACATCATCGTCGGCCACCTCGACTACCGCTCGGCGTCCACCGAGGGCAAGAAGGGGCGGACCTCCGGCTGGTGGGATCGACTGCGCGCCAAGCAGGGCAAGGTCGGCCTGCTCGCCCCGGCCAAGCGGTTCGCGGACCGCTACAAGCTGCCGACGTGGAAGACGCGCACCTCGTGGGGCGTGGACTCCAACTCCCACAACTACGTCCGCCAGCAGGTGTTCGAGCCCGCAGGCATCAAGGCCGTCGTCGCGTCTGGCCTGGACCAGATCTACTCGGCCCGGCCCGTCATCGACAAGAGCGTCATCACCACCGCGAGCGATCACCCGATCCTCGTCGCCGTCTACGGAAAGAAGGCATGACCATGTTCAGCAACTACCCCCAGGTTCGCGCCATCGCCTACGTCATCTCGGCGATCGTCGGCCTCGTCCTGGGCGCCGCTCAGGTCTGGTTCGCTGCCGTCGAGCAGGTGCAGCCCGTCGAGCTCACGGGCGCGCTGGCCGTCTACGCGTTCGTCGCCGGTTCGCTGGGCCTCGTCGCCAAGACGAACACGCACGAGGGCTGAGCCATGCGGGTCGCGCTCGGCTTCCTCGGCGGCCTCATCGCCGCACTCCTGCTGATCGCGAGCGCCCTCGGGGGCTTCCTCGCACGCGTCCTCTCCGGCGAGGACGACTTCGACCCGGACGACGACCCGATGGACGTCTTCCCCTGGCCGCCCACCCGGGAGGTGTGACCGATGCCCCGCACGATCAAGGCAGTCGGCCGCCTCGGCATCACCGTCGCGGACGGTGTCGACGCCGACGACGAACCAGAGATCACGTACTGCGACGAGGGCGAGGTCTGGCTGACGCCGACGACCACGATCGCTCAAGGCCGCGACAGCGCCGGCGTGAAGCCGCTGCTGGGGAACTCGGTGACCAAGCTGCTCGTCGACTCCGAGGGCTACCTGACGTACCGCGGCCAGCGGCACGTCAAGGTGTTCGACCTGACCGACCCGGCGTTCAACCCGCACGTCGCGCCGAGCAAGGCCACGCACACGGTCCAGTTCAGGGGCGTGAAGTGCAACGGCGTGGAGGTGCGGTTCACGGACGGTCCGGCTCGTCTCGCCGCGGACACGGTCGACCCGGTGACGGGCGAGGTCAACATCATCGAGCAGATGCCGGTGCCCGTGGGCGTCGGCGTCGCGATCGTCGTCGGCCCGCCCGGACCTCCCGGCGACCCTGCACTGACCGACGAAGTCACGGCAGCCAACCTTGCCACCGGCCCGCTGACCCGTGCCGCGCTCGAGGATGCTGCCGGAGACCTCGGCCTCGGCAACGGAACCGGCACCCCAGTCGGCCTGCCCGCGTACGCGCCCGCCAGTGCCCCACGCGCCTACGACCAAGCCACCGGGACCTACAACTTCAAGCCCGGCAACACCACCAACTGGCGAACCAGTCTCGCCAAGGCCGGACGCGCCGACTACAACGCCTCGATCCAGCAGCACCACGAGATCTGGATCGGCGACTCCCTGCTCGGCGGCTGCACGGGCTTGACAGCGGGCGCGGGCGGCACGATCCGCTTCGACCGCATCAACACGATCCCCGCGTTCTACGCCCGCCACGTCGCCCGCGCCCTCGGCGTCGAGGTCGCAGGCACCGGGCTCGTCCGCTGGATCGACAACTCGCGCCGCGACGACCGCATCACCTACAGCGCGCCCGCCCCCACTGACGGGAATGTGCTCGCACGCAGCGCCGGCCAGTACGCCGAGTTCACCTCGAACGTCGCCGGCAACCAGGTCATGGTCGTCTACTACGACGGCATCGGCCCTGGCGTGACCGGTGCGACTGTGTCGGTCGACGGCGCGACGAGCGGGACGGGCTTCATGAACCTCGTCGGCACCAACCAGTCGAAGTGGAAGACGGCAATCCTGAACACCGCCGTCGCCGTCGGGTCCAAGGTGCGCGTCACCACAAGCACGAGCACCGTCCAACTGGGCTACGTCGCCATCAACGACACAACGAAGGCGATCAACGTCCACAACATCGCCCTGTCGGGGTCGAAGGTCGTCGGCGGCTGGGAGTCAGTGGCCAACGGGTTCGCGAACATCCGCACCTTCGCCGACGACACGGCACTGTCCGCATACGCACCCAGTGTCATCCACTTGGTGTTCCCGTTCTTCGACGTCGCCGACAGCGCGAGCGCGGCCACGTTCAAGACGTCGTACATCGCCATGGTGACCAACCTCAAGGCACGTGCGCCCGGCGCAGACGTGGTCATCCACTGCCCACCCCTGCCCGGCCAGTACGCGGGCGACGTCGCGCGGTTCAACGGCTACCTGACCGCGCTGTACGAGATCGCCGACCAGTTCGACCTTCCGCTGGTCGACTTCAACGCCCTGTCCGGCGGCTACCCGCTGCTCTCCGCCAAGGGCATGACGGCCGACACGACCGTCCACCTCCTGCCGTCCGCGTACGCCATGTGGGGTCGCGCGATCGCCAGCCTCCTCACCTGACGCAACCACCAGGAGAACTCATGTCCCTCGTCAACCAGTCCGCCGACCGCATCCAGCCCGACCGCAAGCCCGCCAGCGTCGAAGTCGTCCAGCGCGTCACCGTCGAGCTGCGCCGCAACCAGTTCGGCGACACCTTCATCCACGTCGACGAGTCCGCCGGCCGCCTCCACGAGCTCGTCGGCCTGCTCGAGCTCGGCAAGGTATACCTGATCGACCAGCACGCCCCGCCCACCGACTGACCTGGCCCGCACACGACAGCCCCCGCTGCCAGCCCACACAAGGCTGGTGGCGGGGGCTTTCGTCATGTCCGACACCTACCCTGACCGAGTGATCGGACACCACGCCGCACCCGACCGACGATGATCGACTGCACGGAACGCGTCGTAGGCCTCAGCCTCCGGCAACGCGAGCTCGCCACGAATGTCGGTGTCCGATAACCCGTGTTATGGGGAAATGCCCTAGAATCGGGGTATGCACACACCCGCCGAACGCTTCCTCCGTTGGGCCGAACTCGACCGCAGGCGCAGCGACCACACACTCGCCCGCTACCGCGCCGTCCTCGCACAGATCGAAGACCCGGCCGCCGCGACCGTCGAACAGATCGAGACATGGTGGGACAGCCGGACACACCTGTCCGAAGCCACCCGCGCCAACGAACTCGCCTGCCTGCGCGCGTTCTACAAGTGGGCGACCCGGTTCGACGTGCGCGCCGACGACCCCACGCGCCGACTCGACGCGCCACGCATCCCCAACCATGTACCGCGGCCCATCGGCGAATCCGACCTGAACCGACTACTCGCCGCCGCCGAACCCGACCTCGCACGGGCGCTCGCCCTCGGTGCGTACGCCGGACTCCGTGTCTCCGAAGCCGCCGCGCTGGAGTGGTCACACATCGACCAGGAGTCGCGCCGCATCTACGTACGCGGCAAGGGTCGCAAGGAGCGCGTGTTCGGCCTGTCCCCCGTCCTGCTGGACAAGCTGCTACCCGAGACGGGCGGCAACGTCGTCACCGCCGGCGGCACCGCGTATTCGGCCGCCACGCTCCAGCGCAAGGTCAACCGCTACATCGACCGCAGTGGCGTCGGGCACACGTTCCACGACCTACGCAAACGTGCTGCCACGCTCGCGATCGCGAAGACGGGGGACGTGTACGCCGTCGCGCAGGCTTTCGGCTGGTCCTCAATCGAGACGGCATCGAGTTACGCTGCGGTGTCGGACGAGTCACTGGATCGCATCGCCGCCGCCGTCGTCTAACTTTCCTTGCACAAGTTGTTGACACAAGTTTGTGCATGGCTTACGTTCTACCTATGACAACCGCACCGATCCCCTCCGCAGAAGCCTGCGAACGACTGGGCATCGACCGCTCCACGCTCAGCCGCTGGGTCGCGGCCGGTCGCATCACCCCCACACTCCGGCTCCCCGGCGCCACCGGCTCCATGCTTTTCGACCCCGCCGACGTCGACCGAATCGCCAGCGAACTCGGAGCCGCATCGTGAACACCACACAGACTCCCGAGGCGGCAGCACATGGTGCTGGGGAAGGCGCCGCTGCCGTCTCGGGTCAAACCTCGGTGAAGTCCGCAGCAGACACGGACCGTGAGAGCACCGAGGTGGGCTACGGGAAGCCCGAGGCGTTGAGCGGGGGCGGCCAGTCCTTCGTCGCCCCCGCTCCGCCGGATCAGCTCGAGGAGTGGCGTCCGGTGCCCGACTGGGAGGGTGTCTACGAGGTCAGCAACCACGGGCGCGTCCGGCGCATCCTGCGCGCCAAAGGTACGCGCCCCGGGGTCATGCGCGGCCACTTCGACAGTCACGGCTACCCGGCGGTGACGCTTAGTCGACCGGATCGCAAGACCCGCAACATCAAGATCCACGTCCTTGTCGCGACGGCGTTCATTGGCCCACGCCCCGAAGGCATGGAGATCCGCCACCTCGACGGCAACCCTCTCAATGCTCACGTGAGCAACCTGGCCTACGGGACGCACACGGAAAACATGCGCGACATGATCCGCCACGGTCGGACCAACCGCGACCGGAACACTCACTGCCCCAGCGGCCACCCCTACGACGAGACGAACACCTGGGTCGACGGTCGGAACGCCCGTAACTGCCGCAAGTGCCTGACGGCCCGAGCTGTCAAGTGGCAGCAGCGCAAGCGCGACGAGGCCAACCGGCGCGGCGAGAACTACTTCTACAACGTGCGCCAGTGGGGCCGGCAAAACGGCTGGAAGGTGGCGCCGACTGGCGGCATCGCGCACGCCTTGCTGCGCGCGTACGACGAGGCGCACCGGGCTCGGAGGGCGGCATGAGCGACTACACGCCGACGGCCGAGGACGTGCGCGATATCTACGTGAGCTTCCCGTGCGATCGACACTCCCCCGCTTTCTACGAAGCCGCCTTTGACCGCTGGCTGGCCGAGGTCAAGGCCGCCGCGTGGGACGAGGGGCACGCTGCCGGACGCGAGGACCAGCGCACCAAGGACCAGTTCATCCGGTTCGTGAACGAGAACCCGCACCGCACCCCCTAGTCCCCGGGGCGAGCCTCCCCCGACTCGCCCCGGACCCCCTTCCACCACCACAGAAGGAACCACCACCATGAACGACAAGCTGACAGCACCTCCACGCATGACGCCGCTCGAGCACGGCACAGAGGACGGCATCGACTGGGCCACGGTCCGCGCGCCCATCTACGGGGCGGTCAACGGCTACGTCCGCATTCCGGAGGATCACCCCTGGCACGGGCTCGGCTACGACGACATCGACGTCGAGGTCCACGGCGGGCTCACGTACGCCAACGAAGGCTGGGTCGGATTCGACACCCTCCATGCCGGAGACTACTGGCCCGGCTCCCCTTACCGCCTCGAGGGCGACCGCCACTGGACGGCCGAGCAGGTCGCCGAGGAGACCCGTGCTCTCGCGCGCCGCGTCGCCGAGGCGGTCGCGTGATGAGCAACCACACGATCATCGTCAGGCCACGCGCCGACTTCGAGCCGCACGTGGACGGCCTGCTGATCCATTCCGTCCAGATCGCGGATGGAGTCTCGATCGTCACCGAGTCCACCGAGTACCTGCGCGCGCTCGCCCGGGTGTGCAACGAGCGCGCCGACCGGATCGAGCAGGTGACGGCATGAGCGACTACATGGCTCAGTACGTGAGCAGCACCGACCCCGAAGTTCTCGCCGCCGTCGAGCACAACCGCACTGCGCGAGCCGCCGCCTTCGAGCGGGCCTGCGAATTCGCCAAACGGCACGGCTCCAAGACGGGGGCGCACGCGGGACGCGATGGCCGCATCTTCGGCGTCGTCACTGACGACGGCGAGCCGCCCACCACCGGGGGTCGCTGGAAGCGCATCCGTGTTCGTGGCAGTTCGCACGCATGGGCGCCCTACAAGAACAACCCGCTCCACGCCGAGATGGCCGCGATCCGGCCCGAACTCATCGGCGTGCCGGGCGTCCCCGACGAACTTGAAGGCCCGGCGAATCCCGACAGCGGCCAGTTCTACATCGCATGGCCCAAGCCGTTTGCCGTCAGCAACGTCGCCTACTGCGGCGTCAACTTCACCCCCAGGCGCACGACGCGGCGGTCTCAGTCGTGGGGCCCGCAGTGGACCGAGATCACGGGTGGCGATTACCACTCCGCGATCGACGCCTACAACGCCGCGATCAAAGCGGAGGTCCAGTCATGAGCACGCCCATCTTCGACGCCCTGCTCACCGAGTCCGAGCCCGAGCGTCGCGCCATCGTCCACATCGCCCTCGCCGAAGCCCAGGACCGCACCGACAACGCGTGGGCCGAGTTCGAGGCCGCGCTGGAGGTGGCCTGACATGGGCATCTCAAGCATCGAACAGCACCTCGCCGACGTGCAGCGGGCCAAGGAAATCGCGCACGCCTCGTCGATGGTCGCCAAGTTCGAACACACCCTCGCGCGCATGTTCGCCGAGAAGTACCCCGACGATCCGATCGTCTTCGGCTACGAGGCGGCGAAGAAGAACCTCGCTGACCTGACTGACGGGGCGATCGTTCGCGGCCACCTTCGACTGCTCGGCGAGATCGGAGCTGACCGATGAGCCGTTACCTGATCCCCGTCGCCACGGTCGCCACCCTGTCCGCCGGCATCCTCGCCGCCGAACTGCGCGAACCCGGCATCACGCTCGTCGCCGCCCTCGTCATCGCGAAGGTCGCCACCCTGCTCATCCAGGCAGCCGTCTGGCCGCTCGCAGCATTCGGCTTCGGCTGGCTCATGTGGCAAGGCGGCAAGGCGACCGGAGAACGCGACGCCATGCAGAAGTACGCCGCAGCTGCCGGACGCGTCGTGCGCCGACCAGGGGTGAACTGATGCGAGTCCTCATCGCCTGCGAATACTCCGGTGTCGTCCGAGACGCGTTCCTTGCCGCCGGCCACGACGCCCTCAGTTGCGACCTCCTGCCGACCGAGAAGCCCGGCCCTCACCACCAAGGCGACGTCCGCGAGATTCTCGGCAACGGCTGGGACTTGATGATCGCCCACCCGCCGTGCACCCACCTCGCCGTATCTGGTGCCCGCTGGTTCAAGGACAAGCAGCAGGAACAGGCCGAGGCGCTGGAGTTCGTGCGCGAACTCCTGAACGCGCCCATCCCGCGCATCGCGTTGGAGAACCCCGTTTCGATCATCAGCTCGCGCATCCGCAAGCCCGACCAGACCATCCAGCCGTGGCAGTTCGGCCACGGCGAGGTCAAGCGGACGTGCCTCTGGCTCAAGAACCTGCCGCCACTCACTCCGACCAATGTCGTCGAAGGGCGAGAGGCACGAGTTCACAAGATGCCGCCGGGGCCGGATCGCTGGAAGGAACGCAGCCGCACCTTCACCGGCGTCGCCGAGGCGATGGCCCATCAGTGGGGCGAACTCCCCGAGCTCGTGAACGACCAATCGGAGGCGACCGCATGAGCGTCGACAACACCCGCCGCCGTGGCTCGCGCTGCTGGGTCCACGACGCGTGTGAGACCTGCTTTGCACCCACGTGCCCCGATTGCCCCGACGTCGCCGAGACGTGCCCGACCCACCAGGAGTCCGCAGCATGAGCCGCTTCACCGACGACGATATCTGCCGCCTGTGTGGCGAGGGGATCGAGCACCACCACATGTGCCCGCACAACGGAGCGACGTGCGGCGGTTCATGCCCCGAGCCCGACTGTCACCGCGTCACTGGACGCAAGATCCCCGGTCCGCTGACGCAGCTGCTGCCCGTCTGTGTCCTCTGTGGACCCGTGGCGAGCGCGACCGACCCCGATGGCGTGAAGGAAGCACGCGCCAAGCACCACGCGGAGGTCGTGCGATGAACGCCGCCGACCTCACCGCCGCCCATGTCGGCCAGCACGCCGTCATTCGCATGGGACGCGACCGGATCACGGGATGGATTGCCACCGTCCAGCACGACCGCAGCGGGACCTCTGTCGTCGTTCAGCCCAACCCCGACAGTCACCACGGCTGGCATGACTGTCGCCTCAGCCACACCGACCAGATCGAGATCAAGGACACGCCATGAGCCTCGCAACCGGACTCCACCACGGCATCCCGAACGCCGTCTACCAAGCCGGACTCGCTGACCCGAGGCCGATCCAGTCCACCCATCTGAAGAACCTCATCACCGGATCGCCAGCCGAGTTCATCTGGCGACGCGACAACCGGATCGAGAAGTCCTACTTCGACGCCGGGCAGGCACTCCACGAGCTCGTCCTCGAAGGCCAGTTCACGAGCGTCGAGGTGCTGCCGTTCGACAACTGGCGCACCAAGGCCAGCCAGGAAGCGAAGGCCGCAGCATACGCCGCCGACAAGACGCCGATGCTGGAGCGCGACCTCGAGAACGTCTACGCGATGGCGAAGGCGGTCCGTGAGTCGCCGCTGGCTCAGTCGGTGCTCACGAACGGCAAGCCCGAGGTGTCCGCGCTCGCCACCGACCCCGAGACGGGCCTCATGCTGCAAGCCCGCATCGACTGGCTGAGCGACCTCGACAAGCCGCGCCCCACGATCGTGGACGTCAAGACGACCGCCAAGGGAGCCAGCCCGCGCTCGTTCAACCGGGAAGCCGCGGACCTGCGCTATCACTTCTCGGCGTCGTTCTACTCCCGCGTGCTCACCGCGCTCGGCTACCCGCAGCCGCGCTTCTTGTGGCTCGTCGTCGGCAAGGACGAACCGCACTCGGTGTCCGTCATCGAGTACAGCGAGGTCGATCGCATGACCGGCGACGCACTCGTCGACCGCGCCCTCCGCCTCTATGCCGAGTGCTCGCAGTCCGGCGTGTGGCCCGGCTGGGACACCCACATTCATCAGTCGAGCCTCCCGTTCTGGGCGCACGACGAAGCCCTCGAAACCACCGAAATGGAGATCTCATGAACATCGAAGACACCCTCGCCCCGAAGTCCGATCAGCTCGACGCGGTCGACCTTCTCGGCGGCGAGCAGACGTTCACCATCAGCGGCGTGAGGCGCGGCAACAACGAGCAGCCGGTGCAGATCGACCTCGCCGAGTTCCCGCGAACCTGGCGACCAAGCAAGGGCATGAGGCGTGTCCTCGTCGCCTGCTGGGGGCCGGATGCAAGCAAGTACGTCGGCCGGCGCGTGACGCTCTACTGCGACACCGAGGTCGTGTTCGGCTCCGAGAAGGTCGGCGGCACTCGCATCCGAGCCCTGAGTCACATCGACGGACCCAAGTCGGTCCCGATGATCGTCAAGCGCGGACGGAGCAGCGTCTTCACCGTCCAGCCGCTCCCCGACGCACCCGCCCAGCAGCAGCCCGCACCCGAGCCCACCGCCGAGCAGGTGGCCGCGTGCACCGACCTCGAGGTGCTGCGGGCCATGTGGAACGCGTCCGGTCCCGAGATGCGCGCGCTGATCGAAGCACGCCGCGACGAGATCACGGGCGGCGGTGAGTCGGCATGAGCGAGGTCGAGGAAGCCATCGAGGTTGCACTCGCGTGGTTCGACTACCGCAAGGACTACGGCGTCAGTGAGCGCGATCTCACAGCCGCACACAAGGCGTTCAAGGCCGGTTGGCAGGCCGCGCGCGAGGGAGATCAGTCGGGGGCACTCCGATGACCGCGCGCATCCGCCTCCGCAGCGACAACGCGACGCAGCCCGCCGACTTCCACCACGCGGAGGCTCAGCTCGCCGCGATCATGCGCACCGCCGCCGAGACGCACACCTGCCTGCACTTCGGTCCCACGCAGGACACGAACGCACGGTGGGCGTTGGTCCACTGGAATCCCGCGCACGTCCGCGTGGCTGGCGAGCGGGAGGTGCTGGCATGAGCGGCTACGAGGAGATGTTCAAGGCCGTGGTGCGCGAGTGCCCGGAGTGTGGACGCGACTGGGACTCGCTCCAGATCTGGCCTGAGGACATGCCGTGTCACGACTGCTCTCGTCAGTCGCACGCCGCAATGGTCGCTGGACTCAACGAGGGTCGCCCGTACGTGATCGAGTCCATCGGCGGCATGTGCCCGACGCAGGCCGAGGGCACGTGGGTTGATGGACAGCGGTTCTACTTCCGCGCCCGCCACGGGACGTACACCCTCCAGGTTGATCCCGATGACGCCGTGGGTGGCGAGTGGATCGCAGGCGGCGACGACCCCACGCACGGCTCCATGAGCCCCGAGGAAGTCGTCGCAGTGCTCGACAAGGCAGCGGGACACAAGCCATGACCTACCCGCGCCCCGCCGACAGCCTCGCCACCGAACGCGACCACCGCGCCGACGCACAAGCAGCCGGCGCCTACGACGACCACACCCGCTACCACGAAGCACTCGGCGGCTGGGAAGACGAACCCGCCGCATGGGAAGTCGCAGACCTGGAGGAGGACGGATGGTGACGCCTTACTACGCCGACGACTCGGTGACGCTGTACCACGGCGACTGCCTCGAAGTCCTGCGCGAACTCCCTGACGCATCAGTGGACTCGATCGTCACAGACCCGCCGTACGGGCTGGAGTTCATGGGCAAGGACTGGGACTCGTTCGGCGGCCGTCGGGCGCAAGGGTCGCGTGGTGGCGCTGGCGATCGGGGCATCCTGCCCGGCTACGGGCGCGGCGGGACGTCTGAGGATCGGTTCGCGTTCCGTCAGAAGTCGTCGCGCGCGTTCGGTGAGTGGTGCGAGGAATGGACCGCCGAGTGCCTGCGCGTCCTCAAGCCCGGCGGTCACCTGCTCGCGTTCGGTGGCACCCGCACCTGGCACCGTCTCGCGTGCGCGGTCGAGGATGCGGGCTTCGAGATCCGCGACAGCATCGCATGGCTGTACGGGTCCGGGTTCCCCAAGTCACTGGACGTGTCCAAAGCCATCGATAAGGCGGCTGGCGCCAAGCGAGAGGTAACGGGGACCAGGGCGACCGGCGCGGGCCGCACCGGGTACCTATCGGCGACCGACCAGGCCGCATCGGGATACAGGCCATTCGGCCGAGACTTTGAGCCTGCCGCCGAGGTGCCCATCACCGCCCCCGCGACCCCCGAGGCACAGCAGTGGCAGGGCTGGGGCACCGCGCTCAAGCCCGCCTTCGAGCCCGTCGTCGTCGCCCGCAAGCCGCTGGCGTCGCCCGGAGTAAACGTCCTCTCTAGGGTAGAATCAGAGCTGAAGGCACGCGGCCTAGAGGGGGAGATTCGATGGACGACAAGACCTGCAAGCGATGCGGGGAGACCCGGCCTTCCGACCAGTTCGTCGTCAACCGAAGCGCATCCAATGGCGGCAACATCTGCCGCCCATGCCGACGCAAGCGAGACGCAGAGCGGCGCGAAGCCAACCGGCAGAAGTTCCGCGACGCCCACAGCGCATGGCGCGAAGCCAACCGCGAACACGTCCGCGCCTACACCCGACGCAAGGCAGCAGAACTCCGCGCCGAAGTCCTCGCCGCCTATGGCAACGCCTGCGCCTGCTGCGGGGAGCGAACGCCCGACTTCCTCACACTCGACCACATCGACGGAGGCGGCACCGCTCACCGCAAGGCGACCTGGGGAAAGGTCTACAACGAGGTCAAACGCCTCGGATTCCCAGACGGCTATCGAGTCCTTTGCTGGAATTGCAACTGGGCTTACCGGCTCATGGGCGACTGTCCGCATCGACAGGCTGGCGGACGGGACTTGCGTCTGGCCTGACGGCCTTCCCCGCAACACTGCGGGCGGCTCCACCGTCGCCAGCAACGTCCTTGAACACGGCACCGGCGCCCTCAACATCGACGCCTGCCGCATCGACGCCTCTGGCCGCCCCCTGATCGAGTCCAAGGCCGAAGGCAGCGTCTCGACGTTCAGCGACGGGTTGAACGGGTCGCGGCGCGCGGGTAGCACCGACCAGGGCCGCTGGCCGGCGAACGTCATCCTCGACGAGTCGCAGGCGGCGGCGCTGGATCAGATGAGCGGGGAGAGCCAGAGCCGCATCGGCAAGCCACGCGGCGCCAACCACGGCGAGGGCTGGGGCATGACCGCCACCGGTGCGGAGTACGACGACCTCGGTGGCGCGTCCCGGTTCTTCTACGTCGCCAAGGCCCCGACCAGTGAGCGCCCACGGGTCGACGGGATCGCACACCCCACCGTCAAGCCGCTCGACCTCATGCAGTGGCTCGTCCGGCTCGTCACGCCTCCAGGTGGCACCGTCCTCGAGCCATTCGCGGGGTCCGGCACCACCGCAGAAGCGTGCGTCATCGAAGGCTTCAAGTGCATCGCCATTGAACGGGAGGCTGACTACCTGCCGCTCATCATTCAGCGACTCGCTAAGCCGATTCAAATTGGCCTCGACTTCGGGAGCGCGTCATGAGCCGACCAACCAACCGCTGCATCGACTGCGGCAAACGACACAGCATCGACGGACCCCGCTGCCGATCCTGCCGCCGCGACAACGAACTCGCGCTCACCGACGGGCACTGGGTCACCGGACCGCACGGCATCAAGCACTGGAGGGTCGCCCAGTGATCGCGCGAGCACCTAGCCAAGTTGTCCACAGGCCGTCCACACCTCCCGTGAACAACGGTCGAGAAGCAGAGCCCGAGTCGTCCACGATGGAGATGACCCCGGCCAGTGCGCCAACACGTAACCGGGGTCTGACCCATCCGAGTGACATTCAAGGAGAGGCTGTGACCAAGCCTACCCGTCCCGTTCGACGCCAGAAGTGTGTCGACTGCGGGACCATCATCCGAGCTCGCGGTACGCGCTGCCGCATCTGTCAGGCCGCCGCGTTCCGACGCACCGACGAGATCGCCCTGACTGGCGGCGAGTGGGTCGTCCGCAACGGAGTCCGCTACTGGACCGGACCGCGACCATCCGACCCACCCGAGTTCCGCGGTGACGTCCTCGAGACGTTCGGCAGGACACTCAAGGCAGGCCAGGCGCGGATCGCCCACGAGGACGACGAGCCCACGTTCTGCGCGTGCGGCTGCTGGCTGCTCAACGCCAGCGAAGACTGTCCCGCCTGCATGGTCCGCGTCGAGTGGCTGCCTTGGGCGGTCAAGGCCGAAGCGCGCCACAACCGCGCCACGTTCGGGAGGGCCGCCTGATGCCCTGGTTCCGCGTGGACGACAACCTCGCCTTCCACTCCAAGACGATCGCTGCTGGCAACGGGGCGATGGGACTGTGGGTGCGCGCCGGCTCGTGGTCGATGCAGCAGCTCACCGACGGCAAGATTCCGCTGCATGTCGCCCGGTCGATGGGCACGAAGGCCGAGGCCAATCGACTCGTATCCGCTGGCCTGTGGCGCGAAAGCGAGGGCGGCTACGAGTTCCACCAGTGGCATGGCCGCCAGCCGTCCGCCGAGGATGTGCGACTCGCTGCCGAGGCCAAGGGATACGCCGGCGAGCAAGGCAACCACGTGCGCTGGCACAAGCGGCGCGGCGTGGTCCACCCCGATTGCGAGTGGTGCCAGAAGGGAGACGACAAGTGATCGCAAAAGCATCGCACGGTGCGATCGGTACCCGAATCGGGTGGGAATCGCAGGGGAATCGCAAACCTATCGCCCGTCCCGTCCCGTCCCGTCCCGTCCCAAGTTCTTATGGCTGGCTTGGTCTTTCAAGTGGGAACCAAGTCCAAATCGTCAGGGCAGTAGAGGGCCGATCTCGCGACGGATTGGCCTTGACATGTTGACCAGAAACGAAGGCGAGCGACTCGCCAAGTCGATCAACAGCCTGCGCCCCGACTGGCCGCTCCCGTCGCTGCTGACGTTCATCGAGAAGCACGCTCACATGCCGCTGCTCGACCTGACGCTGCAGCTGACGTACGTGGCCTGCGACGAGAAGTCCAAGACGCCGGCCCGCATGGACAGCCACGGCCCCTGGAAGTACCTACTCGTCGGGCCGCGCGAGAACGAGGGACCGAGATACCGCTACGCCGACCCGCGGGACTGCGGCACCTGCGGGCGACCCGAGGCCGACTGCCGCAAGGACGGCCACGACTACACGCCCGCGTTCGTCCGCCACGACGACCGAGCCACACCTCAGCAACGCGCTGCCGTCCGCGCAGCGATCGACCCCACCACCAACCCGCTACGGCGGAACCACCAGGAGGAAGCATGACTACCACGCCCCGTACCGCGTCGACGTCGGCCGCGAGGAAGCGGAAGGCCGAGAAGGATGGCGCATCTGAGCGCGAACCGTTGGGCGAGTTCTATCTCGACGAACTCCCCGACAAGGACCTGCCGCCGGTCCTGCCTGACACGTCCGGGTGGGTGAAGCGCGAGCCGGGTGACGTGATCGAAGCCGGGACGCCGTACATGGGAGCCGACAGCAAGGCACTCGACGGACCCCTCGTCCAATGGAAGCCGAACGGTCGGGACTACGACTGGACTGTCGGGAGTCACCACATGACCATCTGGACCCCGCCGCCTGCTCCTCGTGAGCCGTGGCGCGTGATCTCCACGGACCGGGACAAGCCGACGCTCGCCAAGGTGACGTTCGGTTCGGACTACGCCACCACTGCCGAGGTGTTCGTTGAGGGCGGCTACGTGTGGCGCGTGATGGATGCGACCGCGCCTCAGGGTGTTGGGTCCAGCAAGATCGGGACGATCGCGATGCTCACCGACGTCGAGCTGCTGCACACGCACGACCCCGAGACGCACGTGCCGGTCGAGCGGGCCCTGATCGACGAGGCGGCGCGGGCCAAGCATGTGGCGGAGCCGTGGGGCCCGCTGTACGACGTCGTCTCCCGCCTCGCTGCCCTGCTCGACGGGGAGGGCGAATGAGCGCGGAGAAGTGCAAGTACCTCCAAGCCGCCTACCCGGACTTGGATGCGGAGGAAACGTGCTCCGGTCACCGCCACGACGAGCCGACGTTCGCTCTGGCTACGGCGATGGCCAAGGCGTTCCAGGGCCCGGACCCTTCCGACGAGCAGATCGGATGGTGCATGGAGGACGCCAGCGCGGTCGTCGACGACTTCAAGCCCGCGCCTGAGACATGGGAGGTCAGCGAACCCGAGCTCACGACCGAAGCCGGTCTCGAGTTCACGCTGACCATCAACGGAGCCGAGTACGTGATTCAGCCGTCGGAGTGGGAGCCGTCGCACCCGGTCTCGCGGACGACATGGGACCAGTGGCAGCGCGAGGCGAATGGAGATGAGGACCATGACTGACCCGGTGAGCGCGGACAACGCACCACGCGAGCAGGCGTGGCGCGACATGTGGGCCGAGCGCGCCGAGGACCGCGTCGAGGCTGTGGCACGAGCGATCTGGACCGCCTACGACACGATCGGTTTGGCATGGGACGAGGCGAAGGACACGCGCTACGCCGAACGCACGCGTGAGGCCGCCCGTGCCGCTCTGGCTGCTGCTGATGCTGCCGTGGGGGCCGTGGACCGAGACGCGCTGGCCCGAGCCGTGATGGGGGTGCTCCAGTGCCACGTGCAGCCCGTCTGCGACGGATCGTGCAACACGGGCGTCGGACCCTGCAACGGGGAGCACGAGGAGCGCGAGTGCTACGAGCACGAGGACCCCGAGCGCGTCCCGTTCACCGGCGACGTCTGCTGGCTCGCGCAGTCCGTCGTCGACGCGATCCGTCCCCTGCTGGCTGGTGGCGTGCCCGGACGCAGCGAAGCCGAGATCAAGGCCGAGGGCGCACGCGAGGTGCTGCTCGAGGCCGCGGATGATCTCGACCGCGAGGCGGCGGAGGCCGCCGCTCGGGGCGAGCTCGCGGACGTGCGCTGCCTCGACTGCAACCTCCGGTACGACGAGCGCCAGGACTACGGCTGCGGCGAGCCCGGCTACGGACACAAGTACGACGACGACGAGCTCGCCGAGGCGGCCAAGGTCGTCGTCCGGCCGACGTACGATGGCGACCAGCTGCGCGCTCGCGCTGCTCGGGTCGCTGGCACCACCGACACCGAAGGGGGCGACCATGCCTGACCCGATCGAGAAGACCACCCGCTACGCAACTACCGTCGACACGCTCACCGAGGCGTGGGCGTTCCTGCTGGACCGCATCGACGCCATCGGGCCTGACCCGTCCGTCACGATCCGTCCGATCAGCACGATCGGCGTGGCGGACATGGCCGCCGGCCTCGAAGGGTCCGACGACGGCGCCTGGGTCCGCAGGTTCGAGGTCGTCGTCGAGGGCATGGTCCGTGAGCCCGCCGAAGGGGGCGAGTGAGCATGGCTGAGCACATTCTCCCAGGGTTTCTGGAGTTCGCGGTCCCGCTCGAAATGCAGCGTAAGGCCCACCTTGACGGCGAAACCCTCCGCCGACTCGCAAGTGAGGACGCTGAGGCGATCGGCGCTCGCGGGGACGTGATCCAGTACCTCGCCAAGGGCACCGCGCCCGCGACAGCCGCACTCATCCGAGTCCTGGCTTGCCTTGCGCTGGCCACTGAGGGTGGCGTCACGTTCGCGGGCCATCACTGGTGCCGCGACCACGCGCAGTGCGTCAAGGAGGCGTCATGACCGTCACTGAAAGTTTCATTGCGTGGCGCCGCCGCGTCCATGAACGCGTCTGCGCCCCGGCGCGCAGTTGTACGTGCCCGGCTGAAGTCGGCCGCGAGGTTATCCAAGAAGCCCGCGATCGAGCGCGTCACCTCCACGCAAAGTACGAGCACCCCGGCCGGCCCGAAACATGCGGTTCGTCGCACGACGTCATTTGCAAGGCGGTCTGGCCGTGAGTCGCGTCGACGCAGGGAAGGTCACCCGGCTCCCGTACGCGCTGCGCGAGACCTGCGCAAACGGCCACAAGTGGGCCCCTCAGACCACCCGATGGCGAGTGCGCCGCGACAAAGGCGAAACCACTCCCACCCGCGACTGTCTCGTGTGCAAGCGCGTTTCCGAAGGCAGACGCCGGGAGCGGCTGCGGATCACAGAGAGGAAATACCGATGAAGTACACCTATCGAGGCTCCGGTCAGCTCGACGATCCATTAACCGCCACGTGCCATGGCGTGCGCGGCACCGTGGCTGGTTACGCACGTCACTACCGGGCCGGAGAGCGACCGTGCGACAAGTGCCGTGCCGCGCAGGCCGAGTACGCGAAAGGGCGCCGAGCCAAGGACGAGGCGGGGCGCGACAAGACCCAGCGGGCCGCCTACCTCAGGGCTCGGCGTCGCGCTGCGGCTACCTTGGCGCGCCGACATGCCCAAGAGTTCCGGGATCTCGTCCGCCGTGAACTGACCGCCGACACCGAAGGGAGCAAGCCGTGACTGATCTCGTGCCCACTGCTGACATCGAGCGGATCGTCGGCGCCCGGCGACATGAGCACCAGCACCTCGGGCGGGCTGTCTCGGCCGAGCAGACGGTCTACATCCTGCATTCGCAGAGGTGCCTGGACTCGGGCTTGGACCTGCGCGAGTGCGCCTACTCGAAGCACTTGGACGCCGGCATCGACATGGCTTGGTGGCGGGGACACGAGGACCGGGCCGTCGTGCTCGCGCCGATCAAGGGCCGCCTCATCCCCGTACTGCCGAGGTGGCTGAGCGACCTCGAGATCCCCGCCGACACCGAAGGGCAGGACTGACATGGCCGACCTCAACCTGAACGAACTGCTCAAGATCGCCGAATGGCGGGCGCGCCAGGGGATGACGTTCGACCCGGGAATGGTGCTGGCCCTGCTGGACCACATCGCCGAGCTCGAGGCCAAGGTCGCGCGGGTCGAGGCGGCACTCGGGAACCACCCTCGCTGCGAGAAGCATCCCGACGACGACATTGTGACCTGCGGATGGAAGTCGGCCGTGCTCGACGTGCAGGCCGCGCTGGCGGGTGAGTCCGATGAGTGAGCCGACCGCCCGCGACGAGCTAGTGACGCTGCTGAGTGAGCACGTCCATTTCCGAGGGACCGGCCAATGCCGGTGCGGTTCTCCCATCCCGTTCACCAGTGGGGCAACCGTGGCTACGTGGGACGCCCACCTCGCTGACGTGCTCCTCGCCGCCGGCTGGACCAAGGGGGACGCATGAGTGGGCAACCGGACAGTGTCGGCGATCTCATCGACAGTCTCGGCGTCATGGCGACGGTCGGAGAGGGCGAACTCGTGTCCTCGGCGATCGTGCTCATGGCTGTGGTCGACGAGGACGGGAAAGAGCGCATCTCGATCGCGTGGAGCGAGGGACTCTCGTGGATCACGCGCACCGGGATCTTGCATCATGCGCTCGCCGAGGAAACGAAGGACGACGACTCATGATCTGGGCGACCTGCGCCACATGCGGCAAGCGGTCCTACCTGAGCAAGCACGCCGCACGCCAAGCACGCAAGACGCTCCCGAGCCGCAAAGGACTCAACGTCTACCAGTGCGCAGGCTCCGGCTACTACCACGTGGGACACCTGCCCCAGGCAGTACGGCAAGGCCGAGTCACGCGGGGCGAGATCTACCGAGGGAACGAGAGGGAGACGGCATGAGCACGCATCGGGAAGTCGAGTACGAGTTGAACGAGGTCCACGAGCGCGAGCTCTGCGAGCGGGAGCCGACCCTGCGCGTCGTGGCCATGCGTCGGGTCGTGACCACCGAACACCACCCTGACGGATCGGTCACGCGCCATGAGGCGCCATGGCGAGCGGTTCAGGCATGGACGTACAAGCACGAGGGAGACGACGAGTGACCGACGACAACGAGAAGTTCGACCCAGCCAAGGAACGCGTGAGGATCGCCCAGAACCTCAGCGCCATCGAGGACATGTTCGCCAAGCTGCGCACCGAAGCGATCAACCGAGCCGGCGACCCCAACATCCCCGGCGGCGCAGCCATGGTCCTCCTCGGTCCCGGCGCCGACATCGAAGCGTTCGGCTACGCGCAGATGAGCGAGCTGTTCGGCCGCACCCGAGGCACCACCGAGATCGCACTCGCCGGTGACGTCGAACCTCCCCTCTCGTTCCTCGCCGGATGGGCCGACATCATCCGCGACGCACGAGGACAAGAGCTCAGCCGCAAGCGAGCCACCATCTCGAGCGAGGCCCGCTACATCCGAGCCGCCATCGACTGGGTACTCGCCACCGACGACGACGGCCGACTCTGGTGGATGCAGGCACTCGACTTCGCCGACGGGCTCTACAAGGTCCGCCGCGCCATGGAGAACGCACTCAAAGCAGGAACCAGGCACGAGCGCATCAATGCCGAATGCAAGTTCTGCGACAAGCCCGAACGGCTCATCGTCATGAAGGGCGACGCCGACGACGGGAGCAAGGACTGGTGGCGCTGCCCAAGCGGCAAGCACTCCTACGACATCAAGGGCGTGCGCGAATGCTGGACCCAGATGTTCATCCGCCGAGGTGACGCGCCGGAGTGGGTGACACTCAGGCAAGCCGCATCGGCTGTGAACCGTGCAGTCGGGACCGTCTACAAGTGGACGCTGCCCGGACTCGACACGGACGGGATGCCAGTCAAGGCACCGATCGTGGACAGCGAACGACGCGACGACGGGGCGCTGTGGGTCCGCTGGGCGGACGTGCGAGCGGCCGACGACACGCGCAAACGACGCAGGTCAGTAGCCTGATTGCATGGAGTCATGCCTATCCGCTATCGTTCGCTTAGGAACGGGTTCGCGGTACTTGGCATTGCCAGACGCGGACCCGTCGTCATTCCCCAAGCCTCACGCGAGGGACGCGGCATCGATGACTGTCGCAGGTCGGGCCGGTGTGGGCGTGGTGGTTCCGCCGGCCCGACCAACGTGAAGGCTCACGCTTCACTCCGGGTGAATGCAGCCGCTGGCTTCACTGCGAGGTGACGACATGGCCATGCGTGTGTGCATCGAGGACGGCTGCCCTGCACTGACGCGGACCACGCGTTGCCCCACTCACGAGCGAGCCAAGGACCAGGCACGCGGCACCCGACAGGCACGCGGCTACGACGCACAGCACGACGCACTCCGAGCCCACTGGCAGAACCGCATGGACCAAGGCGAGCGCGTCATCTGTTGGCGCTGCCCCGAGCCCATCGACCCACGTCACTGGCAGCTCGGACACTGCGACATCGACCGCAGCAAGTACCACGGTCCCGAGCACGTCGCGTGCAACACCGCGACCGCAGGACGCACCGGCTGCCCGCACCCAGTCCATCGGCGTATATCACCGGACGGGTAAGGCACCCAGGGGGTGGGGCCGGGTGGGCCTCGCGCCGGACAGATCG